>Ga0154947_119_pt1 | contig 7015 bp, 7 predicted proteins | sample RifCSPhighO2_01_FD_105915 | JGI IMG/M metagenome (GOLD analysis project Ga0154947, IMG submission 105915) | Candidatus Yanofskybacteria bacterium RIFCSPHIGHO2_01_FULL_44_110b | reverse complement strand
GATGTTTTTGGAATGTACCGGAAATACGCGTTAAGCAAGGGCTGGAAATTTGATCTTATCGATCAAAACCAAATTAGCATCGGCGGATTCAAATCCGTTACTTTTGAAATCAGGGGCGAAGGCGCTTTTACAAAAATGAAGAACGAATCAGGCGTTCATCGCGTTCAAAGAGTCCCTGCGACGGAGAAAAGCGGGCGCGTCCACACCTCAACGGTGACAGTCGCCGTTTTACCGAAGGCGGCTGAAAGCGATGTCCAAATACGGCCCGATGAGATTGAAGTTTCATTTTCCCGAGCCGGAGGCCCCGGCGGACAGAATGTGAATAAAGTGGAAACCGCCGTCAGGGTGCTCCATAAGCCGACAGGCATTGTCGTTTCATCCCGACAGGAGAGATCCCAAGCCCAGAATAGGGAAAAAGCCATGGGAATCCTAAGGTCCAAATTAATGGCCATAAAACAGGAAGAGGCGACGGGCAACATAACCGAGGAAAGGCGAAAACAAATCGGAACCGGCGACAGGTCGGAAAAAATAAGAACATATAATTTCCCCCAGGATCGGATTACCGATCACAGAATAAAAAAAAGCTGGGGGAATATGTATAAAATCCTGGCCGGCAACCTCGATCCGGTATTTGATGCGCTTGGATCGTAAAAGCGGAGCCGGCATGGCATCAGAGGGACCACGACGAGCGGCTGGCGAGGAGTCCGAGCAAAAAAGTCAGCAGACTTTTTATGCGTGCCCACTGATGCCATGCCGGCGTAGCATGTTTGATTAATTGTCTTAAATCGTATAAAATAGCGAAGCTATGAATACTCTCGAAAATATACAGATACCATATGAAGACATGCTCAAAGCAGGCATGCATTTTGGCCGCAAAAAGACTGTTTTTAACCCGGCTATGGAAAGATACGTCTTTACCGTCCGGGACGGCATCTGCATTATTGATCTTTTAAAGACCCAAGTTCAGCTTAACAACAGCGTTGAATACGTGAAGAAGACATTGCAGGGAAGCGGGATTATATTATTCGTTGCTTTAACCAAACAGTCAGTCGAGACGACAAAAGATTTGGCCGACTCATTAAACATGCCCTATGTCTTGAATCGCTGGCTTGGCGGCACCCTTACTAATTTTAAAGTCATATCCGGCCGCGTTAAAAAACTCGAAGAGATGGAAAAGGAAATGAAATCGCCCCAATTTGATAAATTCACGAAGAAAGAAAAGCTTTTATTCACGCGGGAACTGGAAAAAATGAGGACTCATTTTGAGGGCTTGAAGAAACTAAGCCGGATACCGGACGCCATATTCGTTTCTTCCTTGAAAGAAAGCGCTCTGCCGGTAAGAGAAGCGAAAAGAATCGGCGTTAAGATAATCGCCATTGCCAACACTGATTCCAGTCCGGAAGACGCTAATTATGTCATTCCGGCCAATGACCGATCCAAAAAGTCGGTTGATTTAATCCTCGAGGCTATAAAAAAGGAACTGGTTAAATAATGGACGCGAATAAAATTAAACAACTTAGAGATCAGACTGGGCTTTCGTTCGCCCAGATTAATAAAGCCTTATCCGCGGCCGGTGGCGATGAGGCCAAGGCTATTGAAATTCTAAAATCCCAAGCCGGCGACGTGGCCGCCAAAAAATCCGGCCGGGATGTAAATGAGGGAGTTATTGACTCGTACGTCCACTCTAACGGAAAAATCGGGGCAATGGTGGAACTTTTGTGTGAAACGGATTTTGTCGCCAAAAATCAGGAATTTAAGAGTTTGGCTCATGATATTGTCATGCACATTACGGCCATGAAGCCGAATGATAATGAAGAACTTTTAGCCCAGCCGTTTGTAAAAAACCCCGCGGTTACGGTTGGAGAATTGATTACGCGAATAATTCAAAAGGTCGGTGAAAATATTAAAGTCGGCCGCTTCGAGATATTTGAAATATAATGTTTTTTATTATTCCATTTTCCATTATCCTAATTTCCGCCTTCGGCATTTGTTTTATTGTCTGGCGAAAAAGAACTTATCTTAATAAACTGACTCCTGAGGCGAATGAAGTGGGGGACAACCTTTTCTATGATTTTTTTCCAGAAGTAACGGATGGGTTTAAGAAATTTAACTGGCGGGAACATAAGGAATACCTGCTCAGTGAATTCGAAAAAAACCTGCGAAGGATAAGACTGTTTTCTCTTAAAATTGACCACGCCATGCTGGCGCTGATAAATAAAGTTAGAAATATCTCGGTAAGTTCGGAATCGGAAAAAGATAAAGATAGTGTGGTAAAAACTGAAACTCACAAAAACAAAACTAACGCTGTTGATGAGTTGAAAAAGAAAGAACAGGCGCTGATAATAGAAATTGCCAAAGACCCCAAAAACGCCGATTTGTATCTGGAGCTTGGCAATCTCTACACCAGCATTGATGATTCTAAGGAAGCCAAAGAGGCCTATGAAGCGGCCTTAAAACTTAGACCGGATGATTCACGCATTGCGTCTAAACTTTCCCGACTCGGTCCCTCGATTTAATCGTAGGTGTGTGGTAAAATATTACTAATTGCCAGGGTAGCTCAATGGCAGAGCAGGGCATTTGTAATGCTCAGGTTGGAGGTTCAAGTCCTCTCCCTGGCTCAGTTGTTTGTGTCTTTGTACAATTTTTATTTAGGAATTTATCTTAACTCGCTGCATGGTCCGAAAGAGGTTTGATTTTATTTAGTTTGCCATTTACGGTATGGTAGAGTGGTCAATAATCGGGTATAATACACTAATGCCGAGAAAGTGGACTAATCAGGACACGCTTACTTACAGAAGACAATTGATCAGGCTTTATAGCAAAGAAAATTTGTCAATATTTGAAGTTGGGGAAAAACTTGGTCTGAGTTACCAGTGTATATTTCAGAGATTGAAACGTCTCGGTATTAAAATATCTCCTGAATCAAAAAAAGGATACACTAACAAGAGATCCTTGAATCGTTTACAGGAATCTCAAGACTTGGCTGAGTTTATAGGGATAATGTTGGGTGATGGACATATATCTCGGGAGCAGATTTTTGTCACATTGGGCAAGAAAGAAAAAGCATATGTTGCTTATGTAATCGAGCTTTTTAGAAGAGTATATGCGTGCGAACTAAAGTGTATGCTAAACAAAAAAGGCCACCATGTTCTTTATATCGGTTTTAGGAATTTGGTAGATTATCTTTTGAGTATTGGATTAGTTATGAATAAGGTAAAAGAGCAGGTTAAAGTTCCAAGCTGGATTTTTAGGGATAGAAAGTATATAATTGGTTTCTTGAGAGGATTCTTTGATACTGATGGTTCTATATATAAGCTAAAGCATGGTATTCAAATATCCTTCTGCAACATGTCTATGCCTCTTCTGGATAACACTAGAACTGCTCTAATTTCCTTAGGATTTAGTCCTTCAAAAATTAGTTCAAATCGTGTCTACCTAACGAAGAAAAAGGATTTACTAAGATATAAAAAAGAAATAGGTTCAGCAAACCCAACTAAAATGGAGAGAATCAATAAATGGGTAGGTACGGAAGTAGCCAAACCGGGCACGCTGTAAACGTGCTGGCCATGTGCCTTCGGGGGTGCAAATCCCTCCCTGCCCACAGAATAGTACTTTAAATGCCGACGTAGCTCAGAGGTAGAGCAACTCCATGGTAAATAAATTGCCCACTATTTTAGTAATAGATTAGTGAATCCCGAATTACGGTTAAAAGCCAGCCAGGCTCAGACCGTTCCGCAGTAAGCGGACGAACGACTGACAAGGGGTCCGTACCAATAATGGCGGATAAGATACAGTCTAATCCTCTTATAGGTTGAAATAAAAAGAGGTACAAATGAAGGAGTAGGTCGTGAGTTCAATTCTCACCGTCGGCTCAGTCGAGAAAATAATTTTAATTATTTTCGGGTGAGAATTGAAAGGCGGAGCGATGTTTCAATCAGCAGATTGAAACCGCGAGACGGGGTCGCGACCGAGCCGAGCTGTGGAGAGGCGAGAGTGGTGACCAATTCTCACCGTCGGCTCAGTCGAGAAAATAATTTTAAATAAACATAAATCACGCTACGATTCAATATTGAAGGATACTTCAGCAGTGAATAAGTAAGGTGGTTTAACAAAAAAATGCCGCAAGATAATTTATTGCGATTAAGGTGTACGGTTTGCAAGCACGCGAACTATTACACCACCAAGAACAAAAAAAAGGTAGAAAGAAAATTGGAATATCAAAAATTTTGTAAATGGTGCAGGAATCGAACATCACATAAGGAGGTTAAATTGACGGGATAATAAAAATCCCGCGTGGGGGCATAGGCTAACGGTAAACTGCTTCTCTCCAAAAGAAGATTTCCAGGTTCGAGTCCTGGTGCCCCCGCCGTAAGAGATTGTACGCATTCACATCAGCGAGACAGAAATAAAAATGGCTCTATTTCTCGGAGTCATTTTTATTTTATCATTACGCAAATAATTTTAATTGCATTATATATCCATTCCTAGAAATCAATTTTTAATTTACGTCCTTCGTCTCTGCTCTGATCGATTTGACGTATGATAATTTCGACGTCTTCAATTTTATATAACCTATAGTTATTCACAGGGTTGCGATGGGCGATAAGCTTTCCCTTCTGATCCCAGTTGCGAATCGTCAAGGGGCTTACGCCGAGCAATTGAGCTACCTCCTTAACAGTTAGGAATTTTTTTGGCATAGAATCTCGAATATCATATATGTCATGTATCAGAATATATCCTAAATAAAGATATATATGAGATTAGGACATTAAAAAATAATACTCTATTAAACTTATGATACTAATAATTATCAATGTTTATACACTTACATTATATTACTCACTCTAAATGTCCGCAATGTGGATAACAAGACGAAAATTTTGGCGTATAAGATGACTGCCTTATATGCTCGATGAATAATTAATCCTGGCAATAATAATTATCAACAAAAATATTTGATGTGATGGTAAACTTATATTGTTAAGTAGTGCTTATTTAGAGCGATTAATCGAGCTATCGGAATAGAGTGAAAACTATATCCGATACGGTATCGGATACAATCGCAAATGTTCTACCGAAAATAGAACGCCGAACCCCGGCGAAATGCCGGGGTTCGGGGGAATGCTTTTAGCCAAGGCCTACATTTTTTTGCAGACCTTTAAGCTGTTGTAATCATACCATTTTCTTGATGAAATTTGAAGGAAAAAAAGAGGCGTATATTTCTTTAAAGGAAGCGACCAAATTTTGTAATTATTCTCAAGAATATTTGAGCCTCATGGCCAGGAGAGGAATGATTCGGGCAAAAAAAATCGGCCGAAATTGGTTTGTTACGAAAGACTCACTCGATGAGTATTTAAAAAAACAAAGTGTTCTCGTTTCTCTTCCGAAAAACTTTGTTTTTAAAAATGGAATAGCAACTCTGACGGCGGCCGATAATTCGGCCGGCAACTCGGATGACATTATCAGTCAATTTGAAAGATTGAATTCAGCGCCGAAAATTGACGACGAACCGGTCGTATCAAAACCGGTCGTCACACCCGCACCTCAACCACATCCCGATGTTCATAAGGACGACCGTGTGATTTCAAAACTCGATCGGCTGTCTGATTCTCTGCAGTCATACGCACAGAGCATAACTTCCATCCTTCCGCGCATTGTTGAAAAAATTTCCGTTCGTGAGGAAAAATCTGATGTTGTCGGGCAGGCGTTGTCGCCCGAGGAAAAGGAATATATTTCTGTCCAATCTCAATCTTTTGGTTACAAGATTAAAAAGCTGAATTATGTCTCCAGGCACTCCCGCACAACCACAAGATTGACGGCGGTTTCGGTTGCTGCGATTGTGATTCTTTTTTTGCTCGTCGGGGGTTTCAGCTTCGGTAATATTGATAAAATGGCCCGTGAGTTTTATGAAACTTTTAAGGATGCCACGAGTATTCAGGGACATTTTGCCGGAACGCATGCAGACGAAGTTCTACTCTTAGATAAGTCAGGAAATATTTCCATTTTCGGCCACATTGAGACCCGCGGCCAGCTTCGATCATTCGCCGAGAATGGAATTGCTCCGATCGTTGTAGATTCTATGACGAAAGTTGAAAATTTGAACAGCGATTATTTTGATGATCTTGATTCGAAAGATTTCACGCTCGCCTTCGTCACCAAGAACGGAAATATAACTTATGAGGATGTTTTTCTGGAAGGCAATGTGGAGGTTGGCAAAACATTGACCGTCAATGGAGCAGTTAAACTTCTTGATTCGTTGACCGTACACGGAAAACTTGGAGTTTTTTCCGATGCCGTATTCGGCAAAGACATCACTCTCACGGCCGGCAGTTTGAATATTGATAAGGGGACGATAAAAATAAACGACACTCAGCTTGTTAAAAATCTTAATGCCGAATATTTGGACGGTATTAAGAAGGGCGATATTAATTTGGATTTCGTAACCAGCAACGGTGCCGAAACCGGCCGATCTATCACCGTCGGGGGCATTAAAGTCCGTGGCCAGAGCGAATTTTACGCACCCGGATTTTTCTATGACGGCGTCTGGGGCGAGAGCGGCGCCTTCGGCACCTTGGGCGTGGCCGGCGATACATCCATCGGCGACAACAGCAATCGTGACAAAGTTGATCTTCAGATTTATTCTAAAAATTTCACTTTGGATACTGACGGCAACGGGTCTTTTTCAGGCAATGTCGGCATCGGTGCGACGACGACCACATCAGACCTCGTCGTCAGTTCACGAGTCGAATCCAATCTTATTCCCTCAGGTTCTTATAATCTCGGCTCTACCGGTAATCGCTGGGCAAATCTTTTTGCCGACAACATTACGATTACCAACGGCGCAAGTTTTCCCGGCGTGACCAGTGCTTCCTTCACGATTAATTCCGACAACACAAGTTCCGACTCCGAAGATTCATATTTATCATTCGAGCGCGGAACGATTACTCCAAACGCTACGATTAAATGGAATTCTTCGGCAAACCGGTTTGAAATAAACGAACCCTTGAGAATTTCG
>Ga0154947_121_pt1 | contig 19525 bp, 14 predicted proteins | sample RifCSPhighO2_01_FD_105915 | JGI IMG/M metagenome (GOLD analysis project Ga0154947, IMG submission 105915) | Candidatus Yanofskybacteria bacterium RIFCSPHIGHO2_01_FULL_44_110b | reverse complement strand
CAAGAACTAAACCTTGAAATTATATCAGCAAAGGATGAGAATTTCAATGTGAAATAAGTCAAATCAATCCCATTTTGGACTTGACATCAGAAAGAGTTTCGTCCGCCAAGGCGCGGCATTTTTGTTCTGATTTTTCCAGTATTGATACCACTTGATCCAAGTTGTTCTCGAATTCTTTACGGCGGGATTGGAACGGTTGCAAGAAAGACACGATTATATCCGATAAGTCTTTTTTGAATTCGACATATGTTTTACCGGCATAGCCGCTTTCGATATCAGTTAAGGATTTGTCGGACAGCAGGTGATATATCGTCATTAAATTTGAAATGCCCGGTTTTTCTTTCTCGTCATAGTGTATTTCTTTTCCTGAATCAGTCGTGGCCACGGATATTTTTCTTTCAATTTCATCGGGTGAGTCGGATAATGCAATGCCTTCATCACCGGTTTTTGACATTTTCGCCAGAGGATCTTTAAGAGACATTATCCTTGCCCCTTCCGTTAATTTGGCTTTTACATTCGGAAATGTTTCTCCAAACGAAGAATTGAACCTGGCCCCGATTTCATTGGTCAAATCTATGTGGGGCAGTTGATCCTCTCCGACGGGCACCAAATCCGATTTATATACCAAAATATCGGCGGCCATTAAAACAGGATAGTCAAGAAGTCCCATATTGTTGGCCTTTGTTTTCTCAAGCTGTTCACGGTATGTCGGCAGGCGGTCAAGCCAGCTGACCGGGGTTATGGTATTAAAAATCCAGGCCAATTCCGTATGTTGAGGAACATGCGATTGGCGTATAAGAAGAGACTTGTCGGGATTTAATCCAGCAGCCAGATAATCTAAAATGACATCCATTACCTGCTGGTGGAAAGTTTTCGGATCAAACGGCGTCGTTATGCCATGGTAGTCGACGACGGCGAATATGGCCTGATCGGCTTCATCCTGAAGGGAAATCCAATTCTTGATTGCCCCCAGATAATTTCCCAAATGCAGCTTGCCGCTAGGACGAATGCCGGAGAAGATTTTAGACATATATTTAGAATATCGAAAAAATATAAAATAGCCAATACAAATACACAAGTGCGTCTTTGTGCGAGTTGAAGATTAGATCTCGATTACTACAGGGAGAACCATTGGCCGGCGCTCTGTTTTCTGGAACAAGAATTGGCCGATTTGGTTTCGGATATTTTCCTTTATAAACGCCAGATTCGGCTGGCCGCCAATCGGAGCGTGATTTTCCACGATGTATCGAATCTTTTTTCTGACGTGCATAAGCATTTCCCTGTTTTCTTTAAGATATATGAATCCTCGGGAAATGATATCGGGACTGCCTTTGACTTTTCCGGTTTGAGCGTCGATTAGGACGACGAGAGTGATGAAGCCGTCGGCGGCCAATATTTGTCTGTCTCTAAGAACGACATTGCCCACGTCACCGATGCCGAGACCGTCAACAAAAACATATTCCGATGGGGCCATCTTTTTATCGAACCACCATTTGTCTTTTTCAACGTGAACAATCGAGCCGTTATCGGCGATAATCACGTTTTCTTTCGGGATGCCCTCCTCATTTCCCAAAAAGCCATGGTTGACCATCATTGAGTATTGGCCGTGGATGGGCATTAAAAATTTAGGTTTGAGCAATCGAATCATTCTTCTTAAATCTTCTTTGTTTCCATGTCCGCCGGTATGGACGTCAAGCATGTAATAATTGAAAACTTTGGCGCCGTTGCGATAAAGCTGATCTTTCAAGAATTGCACGTTTCTTTCATTTCCGGGAATAACGGAAGAAGAGAATATGTATGTATCGTTTGTTCTGGCTTTTATGTGGCGATGGTCTCCGGAAGCAATACGCATAAGAACAGCATTGCCTTCACCTTGGGCGCCGGTGACTACGGCCACAACCTTGTCGTGAGGATAATCGTCGATTTCTTCCATGCTAATCTGCGTGCCTTTCTTGATTTTTAAATATCCCAATTTTTTGCATATTTCCACGTTTGATTTCATTGAATAGCCGTCAAAAACAATTTTACGGCCAAATTTCTCCGCAATGGTAATAACCTGTTGGATACGATTAATCAGTGACGCGAACGTGCCTAAAATAATCATGCCTGTTGCTTCCGCGAATAACTTTTCCAAGCTGGCTGTAACTTCCGCTTCGGACATGGAGTGGCCTTCTTTTTCCGCGCCCGTTGAGTCGGACATCAGCAACAGAACACCCTCTTCGCTTATTTTCTGCATGCCCTCGATATCAGCCGGCAAATCATTGACTGGCGTGTCGTCAAATTTATAGTCGGACGTATGGACGACGTTTCCAACCGGAGTTTTGATTACAATCTCCAAATCATCGGGAATAGAATGGTTGATTCTAAGAACTTTGACAGTTAATTTGTCGCTAATCTTAATTTCCTCCCCGGCCTTTATCTCAATTATGTCCAGGGGTCTTTGGGTTTTAAAATCTTCCATCCGCTTTATGAGGATGGCCCGAGTCAGGGCGGCGGCGTATATGTCAGGATCGCCGATCTTGTCTCGTATAAAAGGCAAGGCTCCGATATGGTCCATGTGGCCGTGGGTAAAGAACATGGCCTTAATCATATCTTTCTTGTCATCCAAGTAGCTGGCATTGGGAATAATGGCGTCTATTCCCGGCATGTCTTCACCCGGAAAACGAACACCGGCATCAATGAGAATTATCTCGTCGTCATATTGCACGGCCGACATATTCCGGCCGACCTCTCCCAATCCACCGAAGTGGACTATTTTGAGACCGCTGTCTTTTTCTGTTTCTCGGTAGTCTTTTTCATCGCGACGAAGAACCCGAACGCGGCGTACCACCGGCTGCTGCGGCCGACGGTCCCGATACCTTGGTTTTCTCGGCGATCGAATGCTAAACTTCCGCTCTTCGCCTTGAGTGTCATTTTTTTGGGTGGAGACGACAGGAGTCACCACAAATTCTTTTTTATCTTCCATATATAATATATTTGATTAGTGTTTTTTGGGGTCACAGATAATTTACCCGCTCCGTCAAATTTGTGCCGTGGGGGAGATTTGAACTCCCATGAGATTGCTCTCACTACGACCTGAACGTAGCGCGTCTGCCAATTTCGCCACCACGGCATCAGGTTTAATTTTTATAGCTTTTAAATTTCTCTACTAAAAGAGTGTCTATTGGATCGACGCCCAAATTTTTTGCCAGATAAAAACTAGTCCAAAGAGCCAAAATGTAGTTATTGAGAACCTGTTCCAGCACTGACATGCCGGTAGAGATATCAATGATAGTATAATTATACTCCATATTATCCAATATTGCAATAGTGGCTTTTATGTCTTTTAAAGCTTCCGGTGAATCGTCCAAATTTCTTAATAAAATGGGCGTTAAACGCATATGTCTGTCGGCGAACTGGCATATTTCATTGTGGCCCAAGACTGGGAAATAATTCCAAAATGCCGGTATCTTGGCGTTTTCATTTATCAATGTTTTCCAAAATTTAGCCAAATACCGCCATTTGTATGAGCCGTATATCACCGGAATCTTGGCATCAATTTCCGAAGCAATGTCGCGGCCTTTGATTTCCAACGCCTCGGCGTTTATATTTCTGACGTTAAAATCAGAAATTCCCAGAATCCCGGCTAAAGCTCCAAACATATATCCGACAGCGAAGCGGGCGGGAACATTTTCATCCGGCATAGCCGCAACGGATATTGATTGTCGGACAGCTTTTTCGCGCAATATTCCGCCTTTCGAAATAACAATGACTGGACAGGCCCTTTCCACAGCGTCATCGTACGCGGCAATGGTTTCTTCCGTATTGCCGGACCAGGAAACGCATATTACCAAGTCATTCGTCGTTGCCGTCGAGGGCAAGCGGTAGTCGGAGTTTAAATATATGTTTAAATCCGGCCGGATAATGGCCAGTATTTCGCCGGGTATGGCCGATCCGCCCATGGCGCAAATATAGATATTCCGATACGCGCCTTCAAACTTATTTTTATTCCCAATATCAAAACCAATTTCGATTTGGGAAGGGAATTTAAGAATCGCGTCTCGCATCAGTTGAATGTCCTTTTGGTGTTAATATACCATTTTTCCACGTTGACGAATCGGTCGGAGGGCATGGAAATAATTTTGCTTTCAAATCCGCGGATGTTTTTGCTGTGAGCGTAAATGTAATATGGATTATAAAGAAATACTGCAGGCGCATCCTCAACCAGTATTTTTTGAAAATCGTCATATTTTTTCATGCGCTCCAGAGGATTCAAAGTCTGCCGGGCGTCTTCCAATATATTATCCGCCGTCTTGTTGTCGTATAACGCTAAATTTAATCCGGGCTCTCTTTTTTGAGACGAGTGCCAGAGGCTGAATGGATCGGGGTCGATTGTTAATATTTCGCCGAACAGCAGCATCTGGTAATCCCTGTTCTTAATGGCGTCCTGAAGCGAAGTAGTCGGGTAAACTTTTACATCCAAGTCCACTCCTATTTTTTTCCATTGATCCTTCAAAATATTAGCGACTTGGGATAATTCCGGCCAAGTTGAGGTAACTAGTGTTAATTTAAGGGAGTCCTTGTTTTTAGACAGGATTCCGTTTTCATCGGGATTTCCCCAGCCGGTCGCGGCCAGTATTTTTTTTGCCATGTCTGGATCATACGAGTACTTTTGAATATCGCTCATACCGGTAACTTCTCCAACCAGCGGAGAATTAACGGCGTTGCCCTTATCATCCAGAATCGTTTTAACTAGAGCTCCCTTGTCCGTGCCGTAATTCAGGGCCAGTCTGATATTTTTGTCGGCCAGCAATCTTGATTGGGAAGTATTGAAAAATACGGCGAAATATCGGGGTAGTTTCAGTTCTTCAATGTGCAACCGCTGCTTGAATTTAATCTTTTTTAAATTCTGCGGGCTGATGTAGCCGAGATTTGCAACCTCATTTTTATTATACGCGTCGATTAGTTCGTCTTCAGTTCCGTAAAATTGAATCGTCATTTTGTCGACATAAGGCCTGCCGTCGTAAAATTTCTTATTCGACTCAAGCTCATATGATACGACGCGGCCCGAGCTATCTTTTTTTAATTTTTTAAACTGATACGGTCCGGATCCGATCGGTTTTAGATTTAAGTCGGATAACGCGAAATTTATAGGTTTCACATCGGACCAAATGTGTTCAGGGATGATGGGCAGCGTCAGGTTGTTCAGAAACTGGGCGTATTTATTTTTCAATTTAAACATCACGGCGGTGTCATTGATTTTTTCGACTTCCACTCCTTGCCAATTGATTCTCTGCAAACTTCCATAGTCTGGATTCTGGGCCGCGTTTACCGTGAATATTATATCGCCGGCAGTGACGGCCCTGCCGTCGTGCCAAACTGCGTTTGGCTTTAAGTAGACGGTGTAATTGAGGCCGTCACTTGAAATTTCATATGATTTCGCCAGAGCCGGAATCAGTTTTCCGTTCTCGTTGTACTTTAAAAGTCCGGAATATATCAAAGACACCAAATCCCGGTCTGCGTCGTTTGTTTGGGAAAGCAGGGGATTTATGTGCCTCGGTTCTCCTATTACGCCTTCTGTAAATGATCCGCCGTATTCGGCTTGGGCGGTCGTAAATCTGTTGTAAGTCGTGAAAGGAATTGAAATAACGGCTCCGGCCATCAGTATTAGCAATAAAAAAATAACATACCTTTCTTTCTTTGAAAGTACCTTAGGTATCAGTTTAATTTTAGATTTGATTTTTTTGAATCGCGACTCTTTTGGCCGCTTCTCCGGCAATTCCGGTTTCAATCCAAAAAAATCATCAAGCTGATTGTCGTCTTTGCGCATTATGTAGACCTAGCCGATTATTCTCCAAAGAGAAATGCTGAAGAAAAGAATAGCCAGAATTATCGTGGCGTTAAAAATCACTTTTTCAGCGCCTCTCTTTGTGCTGTATTCAATGCTACTGCCTCCGAAAGCCGAAGATAAGCCCGATCCTCTCTGTTGCAAAAGTATGGCGATTATAAGCAGAAGCGCTAACCCTATTTGTACGTATGAAATAATCATCAAATGAAGAAAGTGAACATCCGGATTATTACGTTAACGATTCCCAAAGCTACGCCGGCCAAAACTATTGTTTGCCAGCCGCCGGTTATACTGAATCCGGGGATAATTAAAGAAATGACGTAGATTCCTATAATATTGCCTAAAATTCTTATGACTAGCCTTATCATTTTGGCAGCATGAAGCATACCATTTTGTGATAATTATTTCAATAAATTCTTTATTGCTTGCATGAGAACAGGGGAATTATAGTAGTCTTGAAAGAGCTTTGGCCAGTTCTTGTCGCTTATATAAATCGTCGGTTCAACCCCTCTTCCCTCAATTGGCTGGCCGTCTTCGCGGAGAGTTAGGCTGTGAACAAGAAGGAGTGAAAATTTTTGAGTCGGGTCAAACTGATTTTTGATAGGCGTAATTTGTTCAATTGTGCCCCAGCCCTTGGTGCGGCTTCCGATTAACACTCCGACATTGTATTTTTTCAGTGTCGCGGCCATGACTTCGGCCGATGATTGGCTTTCTCCGTCGATTAAGATAACGACCTTTTTGAATTTTACCAAACTGGGAAGCCAGCCTGTTTTTGTTTTAAAAGGAACATACTCGTCTTGATGAAAAAAATCGTATGCATAATTGTCGGGTCCGATGAACGGGCCCAGGAAATAGGGCATTATGTCAATGGCTCCGCCGATGTTGCCTCTCAAATCAAGAACTAATGTTTTAAGTTCCGGGTTTCTGTCAGTCGAGTCGCTTGCTTTCTGGAATTCATCCAGAGTTTGCGGCGATATTTTTTTCACGTGCATATAAAAAATATCAGGCTTGATAATGCGGTGCTCAACTGTCGGTTCGATGCCCGATTGGTCGTATTTTTGTTTTGCTTCAGGTTTAAGCAGGGCATTATATGCTCTCTCCAGAATAGGCACCGGTCCGGATTCTTTTATTTTATTGTTATACGCCCGGTCAACATCTTCCTGGGAAGCGCCTTTTTCCAGTCCCAAAACGGCGTATAAGTCGGTGCTGGAGTCTTTGTTTTGAACCGTTTCACTTATCGTCTGCAGCTGCTTTTCTGACAAAAGCTGGCTGCGGCCGAAAGGTTTTAAGTTTACGAGCACTATGTTGGCCAGTTCTGCCGTAAAAATTTTCTTTTTTTCGTCCGGCATCGATGACGTTATCGAATCCACCATGCTTAACACACCCTTCCGATTCATAGATTCCAGACTCTGGCTTTTGTCCAGCAATTTTTCAGCGCCAAGCTTATATATCGCCGCCAATTGCTCATCGGTAATCTTTTCCCAATACCTTTCTTTTATCGTGTCAAAAATTTCAGCCGTAAATTTTTGGTATTCATTCAAATTAGCATCAACAGGCTCACTTATTTGAGCGGTAGTTCGATGCTGGGAAAAATAATACGTCCCGCCGGCGCCGATGCTGAACGACGCCAAAACCAAAAAACCATAGATTAAAATTTTTGTCTTCCTCATTTCACATTCATACTATATATTTATTCAGAATTTAGAAGTGTGGATAATGTGTACGATTTGTGCTAAATTAAATATATGAAAATAAACACGCCCCGCGATACTTTTTTGTACTTGCTTTCCATCGCCACACTGGCCGCAAGCGCCGTCAGTTTTGGCATCGTGGTTTTTCAGCTGATTAATAACTATTACCCCGATATGTTAAATTATCATTATTACTCCAGAGAAAACGTTTTGGAGCCGCTGCGCGGCGCGATGGCAGCCTTGATTATTATTTTCCCTGTTTTTTGGTGGGTAGCCAGATTTTTAAGAAAGGACATAGAAGGCAATCCCGAAAAAAGAGATTTGGGAATTCGCCGCTGGCTTCTTTACCTGACGTTGTTTGTGGCCGGTCTGGTTATTATCGGGGATTTGGTGGCCGTGCTTAACGGTTTGCTCCATGGCGAGCTTACAATCAGGTTTATATTCAAGGCTTTAACCGTGTTGTTCATCGCCGGCTCCGTTTTTTACTATTATATTTCCCAATTGAAGGAAAAACCTCTGGCCGGCGTCAAAGTTTACAGCTGGATAGTAGTTGGGGCCGTGGCTGCGTCTATTGTCGGCGGATTTATAGTCATCGGCTCCCCGATGACACAAAGGGCGAAAGCGTTTGACCAAAGGAGAATAAATGATTTACAGGTAATACAAAATGAAATTGTCAGTTATTGGCAGTCAAAGAGAGTTTTGCCCGGTGATTTATCCGATTTGACCAACTCAATTCCAGGATTCAGAGCTCCTATTGATCCTGAAACGGGTACATCTTATGAATATCTGCCTACGGCCAAATCGACATCGGCAAGTCCGTCATTTCAGCTATGCGCGACATTTAAGTATCCGTCAGATCCGCAAGTTACCGGAATGGATTCATACCCAAAAACCGTTGTCTATCCTTATCCGTCCGACAACTGGACTCATGACGCGGGCCGACAGTGTTTCTTAAGGGAAATCGATCCGGATCTTTACCCATCCCGACTAAAATAAAATGATAAAAAATATTTTTATTTGGATTGTGGTTTTAGCGGTGCTTTCGGCGGCGGCATGGCTTTTTGTCCGCAAGTTTAATTCAACTAAGGAATCAGCTCAGCAATCGCCTTCAGCAAGTTCTTCGCCGGCTGTTTCAAGCGCGGCTGAAGGCAATCAACAAATACCTATGGATAAAATATCGGCTCAAGAAATTCAAGTCGGTTCCGGCCCAGAAGCAAAAAACGGGAATACCGTTAATGTTCATTACACCGGATATTTAATAGATGGGAAGAAATTTGACAGCTCACTGGACAGGGGACAGCCGTTTACATTTACCATCGGCGCAGGTGAAGTAATTAAAGGCTGGGATATCGGCGTAGCCGGAATGAAAGCAGGCGGAAAGAGGCGTTTAATAATCCCGCCGGCTTTTGGCTACGGGGACAAGGAAGTGGGAAACGGACTTATCCCGCCGAACTCTATTTTGATTTTTGACGTCGAACTCTTGATCATTAAAAAATAAATTAGCGCGGAAATAACGTTTTTAATTTTACCCGGCTGTTGACTGATTTTTCTATTATGACAAACTGGTTCTTAAGATATGTCTGTTTTTGCCGACTCTCTCCTATCTCTTTCAAAAGTGCTTGCTCGGCTAAGCGACCAATTTTATGTTTCAAAACTCGATGAGAAAATTAAAAGATATATTGATATACAGATTTCCGTTCTTGCTGATTCAGGCAAGAACAATTCCCTCATTCATATTTTAAATGAACTGATTGATTGCCTGGATTTTATCGAGCATGACCAAGCGGACATTAAGGAAGAAATTCTAAACGCCAAAAAATATATTCTCCAGCTCAAAGTTGATGTTTACAGGTCCAATAATCCAAAAAATACTAAAACGACCAGCCGGCCTTCAACTAGGTCAGCAAATACAGAATTGTTTAAAGGAAACAAGGGAAAGATACTAGATTTTATTAAAAAAAATCGAAACGTCCGGTCGAAAGACGTCGTCGACGAATTCAATCTGCTGCCCAAAAGAACGGTTATAAGAAATCTCAAAGAACTTCTGTCAGCCGGCCTCATATCAAAAATGAATGAAAATAGGGCCGTGTTTTATTCCTCAAGACCAGACTAATGTTTATGGGGTCAAATAAATATATTATTCTTGCTTTATCGGTTGGTGCAGTCGTCAGCACTATTTTTGCCCATCAAGGCGACAAAGAAAAGACATTATCTGCAATTGGAGATGCCGTTGAAAGCACTTTATCCACAGCTCCCTCAAAAAATAATGGTGCCAGATCATCCAAGGTGTCACCATCGCTATTGCCTGCTGTGAGCTCGTCGAAACAGGTGACGGTTGCAGGTGACACCAAACTGTCACCTGCTCGCATGGTGTCACCTGAGGTGACACCTCAAGTGACACCTCAAGTGACACCAACAAACAACGGACTGTCACCAACAGTGTCACCAACCGTCACCATGCCCAATGACGGCAGAGTGGTCATAAATGAAATCGGCTGGTCCGGTACCTTGGCATCGGCGTTCGATGAGTGGATAGAGTTATACAATAACGAGTCATTTGATGTCGACATGTCTGGCTGGGCGCTGACTACAGAGTCGGAGTCGCCCAAGATTATTTTTCCAAACGGAACGCATATTACCGCCAGGGGATACTTTCTCATCGAGCGCACGGATGATAATGCCATTAGCGATATAAAGGCTGATTATACAACGGGTTTTGGTAATGGCCTGTCTGATTCAGGCGAAGTGCTGCTGCTTAAGAATACGCGTGGCGAGATAGACAGAGTCGGCACATGGGGCGATAAATGGCATGCCGGCGAGAGCGCGTCGAGATTATCAATGGAAAGAATCGACCCTCTTATATACTCAAACGGGCCGAGCAATTGGAAAACATTTTTTGGAAATTCCACAGGCAGAGATGCCAAAGGAAATTCAATAAAGGGCACACCCAAATCTTCCAACAGCACTGCAACTCCCGCGCCGACACCACAGGTGTCACCATCACCAAGTCCGTCACCGTCACCTACCCAGTTGGTGACACCAACAATGTCACCAACTGTCACCACGTCACCGACACCATTGGCGACAGTGACACCATTACCGACACCAGAGGTGACACCGGTTTTGACAACCTCACCGCAAGCAACCCCAACACCAACCCCGCAAAATACAAACCAAGTCGTTATAAATGAGATAGCCTGGATGGGGACCGGCTCGTCTGCTTCTGACGAATGGATTGAATTATACAATTACTCGACACTGGCAATTGATATATCAGGTTGGACACTGAAATCGTTAACAGGGTCAAACCCTGATCCGCAAATAAATATGAGTGGTTTAATAGCGGCGAATGGATATTTCTTGTTGGAAAGAACAGATGATACTTCTGTTTACGATGTATCGGCGAATCAGACTTACACTGGGGCATTATCAGATTCGTGCGAAATATTGGAATTAAGGGATAATAACGGGGTTTTAATTGATAAAGTCACATGCGGAGATAACGGCTGGTATGGCGGAAATAAGGACAGCAGATCGACGATGGAAAGGGTAAATACCGGATCGGGAGAAAGTCAAAATAGTTGGGGTACGAATGACGGAGTGACTAAGAACGGTCTTGATGCAAGCGGTTCAGCCATAAACGGAACTCCGGGCAAGACAAACAGCGTAAACAATTAATTCATGATTTATCCACAATTTTCCTATTGTTTAGCATAGTGGGAGGTCATATAATATCAATAAATAAACATAAATAAGGTTTCATTGACTTTTAGGGTTCTCTGGTGTAGTCTTTAGTGGATATTAACCAGAAGCCTGTAACACAGAGAAAATATATAAAAATGAACGATAAATTCGTCAAAACGGATAAGTAGCCAATTGTTTGGTTGCTTTTGTTTTTTAGAGATCGGCCCCTGAACCTGATTCATCGAGTCCAGAGGCGGATAGCTAAAGAAAGGACATTGAAAATTTAATCTATGAAAGATAAAAATGTTGCAAACGATAGTTATATTAATTTTTGAGTTTAAAGAATTTTGCAGTCGATAAGGACACTCCCGAGATGTACTAGGTCGAGGCAGAGTAACTCTCATATGCGAAGATTATATTCTTCGTTGGGGTGATTCTGGCAAAATTCACTCGAGGTTTGAGCGCCAGGCGCTTTCAATAAAATCTCGAGTCAGAAAGAATGTCGATTAAGAAAGTAAGTATAAAGTCAGTATTAAATTCTGAACCGGAATTGGTCACGTTATCCTCGGTCGATTCGAGTGATAATGCAATACCGATCAGAAGAATTAAATAAAAATAAAAATGAATAGTTTATCACGCAGGAATCGAGATTTGCTCAAAAGAGCAATCGCGACTCTAACTGCGGCAACGACAATATTGTCGTTGGCTGGGTTTGCGGTATTCGTCCCATCGGCGAGTGCGGCAATGCCCTCTGACTATGGCCTGAGAGAAGGCGATACGATCAGCGCAGCCGGTTCTGACGATCCGGATATATACATCGTCAACGAGCAGGGATACAAGAGATTGTTCTTGAATCCGGCCATCTTCAATTTCTACGGTCATCTCGGAGGTTTTGCGAGTGTCAAAAATGTCAGCGCCACAGCGCGCGACGCATTTCCGACTTCAGGACTTTTCCGAAACTGTGAAACTGGAGATCAGAAAGTATATGGTGTTGAAACTACAGGCGAGGACACAGGTGTCCTTCACTGGGTAAACACCACCGGCGCTCAAGCAGTTGCTGATGACGCGAATTTCTTCAAAAAAGTATTCTGCATCAACAACAACGAGTTCAACTGGTACGCGAAGGGTTCAAACTACACTTCAGTAAACCAGGTTCCGAACTACTCTCGAACACCGGGGACATCACCGACTCCGACCCCGTCCGGCCCATTGTCCGTAAGCTTGGCTCCAAATAACCCAGGCGCGCAGACAATAACTCTAAACGCAGTTGGCGTTGAGATGCTGCGAGTGAGAGTCAACGGCAGCGGCACGGTTAACACCTTAACTGTGAAGAGATTGGGTGCTGGTCAGACAGACGACTTTGATAACGTTTTCGTATATCAAGGCGCCAGCAGATTGACTTCAGGCAAGTCGTTCTCATCTTCGACCGGTGAGGTGACGTTCTTGCTGGACTCCACTGATGGAGCAGTCAATGGAACAAAAGATTTTTCGATCGTGGCTGATATGGCTTCCGCAAATACGGCCGGCAACGTTAACTATCTTCAGTTGACGGGCATGGTTGCAACGGGTGGAGCCGCTATTTCAGGTACACCGTTAAGCGGCAATAACTTTACGACTTCAGGAACCTCGTCCGGAACAATTGATGTCGCTGAAGTCGGTTCGCTTTCAAACCCAACCGTGGGTCAGAAGCAAGCCCAGCTCGCGGAATTCAAGTTAACGGCCAATACCGAAGGTGCTTCAGTTAAGCGCCTGACTCTGTTAAACGGCGGAAACTTGAAACCGGCCGATTTGACCAATGTCAAGATAAAAACCGGTGCCATGGAATGGTCCGGTTCGGTAACTTCCGACAGCTATCTCGTATTTGACCTCGGTTCCGGCTATTCTATCGCCAAAGGCGGTAATGCCACATTCAAGGTCTATGGAGATGTGGGCGGAAAGAAAGATGAAACGATTGATCTCTATTTTGAGAACAATTCAGATGTTTTAGCTGTTGGGGACCAATACGGCCAAGGTATGGCTGAGGGCACCAATACCCTTGATACCGCCGATGAAGCGACGACTTTGACTCTTCAGGGTGGAGCATTGACATTAGTATTCAATGGTCCTAATGCCAGCACTGTCGGCACCACGGCCACTGATGTTACTCTCTTGAGGTATTCAGTGACTGCCGCCAGCAACATTGAGGTTAAGAAGACAGAGTTTACTCTCTGTGCTGACCAAGCTGGTGACGGAACATATGATACTGAAACCACCGAAGGAGATTGGGATGACGTTACAGACTTCAAAGTCTGGAACGAGGATACCAACACTGTTGTCATCGGTCCGAAGGATGCCACAGCATTTGATCATGCCGACGACACAACCAGCTGTCCGGCTGGAGGCGGTGTTCAGGAATCATTTACCGATGTCCTCGATTTAATGGCCGGTACGACATATAACTTCAAGGTTACGGCTGATATAAACACAGCCAATGTTACCGGTGAATTAATTGACGGAAGTATCATCAGAGCAATTCTTGATGATTACTCGGATGATGCCGGTGATGTAACCGTAATGAAATACTCGGGCACAAACACTTCAGTCGCAGCGGCTGATATTGTCCCTCGAGCTGATATTAACGGTCCGAACATTACCCTTTCCGCTTCGTCTTTGACTTTGAGCTTGGCCGGTACGCCAAGTGACCAGACAAAGATTCGAGGTACAAAGGACGTTGACGCGGTTGGCATCACATTTGCCGCCAGCCAAGCTTCAGCACTTAAAGTGACCACGATTAAGATAACCGGTTATGCCGCTGATACGACAACCTTTGATGAGGGTGTCGAAGATGGCGGTAACTCGGTCTCGGTTTCCAGCGCCATGGCCAAGGTTCAGCTATATGAATCTGGAACTGGCGCATTGATTGCCGGTTCAGAAAAAGTAACCAACAATTCATTAGGTACTTCTGGAACTGGTACGATGACCTTCGGTAATCTGGATTGGAATATTCCGGCCGGCACATCCAAAACGATGCTGGTTAGAGTTGATTTGTCCAATAACCAAGCATCGGGTACGGCAGGAGACCTTTATGCCTTTGATATCGCTGCCACCGGAGACGTTACGGCATTGGATTCTGATTCCAACACTGTGAATCCGGGCGCAGCTAGCGCAGGCGTAAACGGCACGACCAGCCCGACCCAAGTTTTGACGGTCAAGAATTCCGGTTCGATGACATTGGCCACCTCGGCTGATAGCCCGGTTAAAGGTGCTGTCTACTGGGGCCAAACCAACGCGCCGATATCCAAGTTCAGGATAAGCGCGACGGATGAAGGCCAGTACATAGAAAAACTGACGATTGCTGCTTCGACCGCCGCTGAAAAGGCAGACGCGGCCGCGAACGTCAAAGAAGTAATCTTGTCCTACAAGAACAAGGCTGGTAGTACCATCACCAGAACTCAGTCATTCGGTCAGGGAGCTTCGGTAAACTTCAATTGGGAGTCAACCGATGCCAACCGGCCTTATGTACCGCAGGACGGCAGCTTGGATATTACCGTGAACGCCAACATGAAGACCAAGACGGAAGGTGCGACTCAAATTGCGAGCACTCCGCAAGATGTATTCTTCTCCTTGGATCTTATGGATTCGTTCAACAACAGCTATGTTAACGGCTTTAGAGCAGTCGGCGACGGTTCAGGAACTGTCATTGACGGCACAGGTTCGAACATCGCTGATGTGGCCGGCGCGTTTGACCAGTATGTCTATCGGGTCTTCCCGAAGATTGAACAGGTCGCGCTTTCGTCGCCTTACAGCTTGCTCGGTACACCAATCGTGTTCAAATTCTCGGTAACAGCCATGGGTGCGCCCGGCTCCAACTTGAGATTTGACAATGAACACAACAGTTCTGGTTCTATAAACTTTGAGATTGTGGCTTCCGGTCAGTCATCGGTAAATACCACGACCAGCACCACCTTCTCGATATTGGATGAATCCGGAACCGTGATTGATACGGGTACATTGAGAAGCATCGGTACGCCTGGTGCGGCTGACACAAGCCAAACCATCAGCATGGCGGCCGCGGCCTCCGGTGTACAGCCTGGTAAGAACGCTTCTATATCCTTCAACTTTGGAAGTCAGGATATAGAAATTCCAGCTGGTGGAACAAGAACCTTCAGCATCCGTCTGGACAATCCGACGCAGCACTATGGCAACGCCGGAACGACCGGCAGGGCTCCGGACTACTTCCAGGTCACATTACAGGATGATATAGCAGGATTGATTAACTGGGTGGCTGACTATGCAGGAAACACCAATTCTTTGGACCAGGCTTCAACAACCGGTGTCTTGAGAAGTGTTCCGTTGTACGGTCCGACATTCCAGAGGTAATCTCATTCCAGATGTCCTGATTTCTAAGGGATATTAGGGAAGACAAAACCCCCGCCTTGAGCGGGGGTTTTGGTTTACATAATTGATATATTTTGATAGCATCATTGGATGATTAAAAAAATATTCATTCCTGTAGTTTTAGTGGCCATACTAGTATCGTCAGTATTCTATTTTTCTAAGGACGGAGACGATGTTGCCTTAGAAACATTGACACCAACATCATCACCGCAAGAATCAATCGGAGTTTCCCCGTCGGTATCTCCGTCATCTTCGCCGAGAACTTCAAAAGTTCCGCTTCCGACCGGCGATGGCAGGACTACATTCTACGGCGAACCAGTTCCTTGGAATCTGCTATTGGCTGACGCATCTTGCACATTAAAAGGCGAAATTAAATTCCTGGATCATAATACCTACGACAATCAAGACGCACTCTTTACCTATAAAGGGATTGACCATCCTGGCAGAAACGTCTTATGGACAGTAACACCTAACGAAAGCATATCGGTAGGCCCTAACGTATTCAGCAACATTGCCATTCCAAATGGAGAAAGTTTATTAAGCGTAGTATTACCGGACAATCCCAAGAGCAAAAGATATGAACTGACTGCGAAGATTCAATATGGCCGACTGGTTGATGGTAAGGGAAAATTTGTGACTGCGGGAGGTTATGTTAAGGTTTTCGAGAAACAATGCGATGGCAAAACGGTTGTGGTTCTTCCTTAAATATAATTATTTATTTGTTCTCGCCTTTGCTCTGCTTTTTGTTTTATCTGTTCACAGCTTCAATTCCATCGGCCAGGATATCGGCCGGCATTTGAAAGTCGGGGAGATTATTTGGCAGACAAAAGAAATTCCGAAAACAAATCTATTCTCTTTTACCGAGCCGAATTCTCCGTTCACAAACCACCATTGGTTAAGTGAGATCATCTTTTATCACATTTTCAACTTTGGCGGTTTCACTGGCCTCATTTTGGTTAAAGTACTTTTGGTTTTTGGTGTTTTTTTACTGCTATTTTTTGGTATAAAAAAATATTCCAGTTTCTGGCCGCTTTTAATATCGTTTTTGCTTTCAGTTTTTATTTTTATTGAACGAACCGAGGTTCGGCCTGAGATATTTAGCTTTGCAATTCTTTCTTTTTTTCTGTTCGCGCTTTTCAAAGCAAAGTATGAAAATAAATATTTTTGGCTATGGTTTTTGCCCGTACTGGAAATTTTGTGGGTGAATTTTCATATTTATTTTTTTATCGGCCCGTTTCTGATTTTATCTTTTTTTCTTGATTGTTTATTTACTTCAGCGTCCGATTCTGAATCTCCAAAAAAATCAAATCTTGCCAGAATAACCCTAATTGGAGCATTGACCAGCTTGGCCACGTTAATCAACCCCGAGGGATTTCAGGGCGCGATTTTACCCTTTAATATATTGAATGAGTATGGCTATACCATTGCCGAAAACCAAACCTTGTTTTTTCTGGCCGATTTTTTCAATTTTAATTTGTCTATTTTTACATTTAAACTTTCTGCATCGGCTCTGATTATAGTTTTTATTTTAACCGGGAAAAAATTAAAAAATAGAATATTTGAAATCATAATTTCCATTTTTTTTGTCTACGCCGGATTTAGAATGCTCCGCAATCTGCCGCTATATGCCCTTTCTTCCTTTCCGGTCATGGCGATAATTTTGAATGATATTTTTGGCAAAATTAAAGACAGATTCAGACTAGAAAAATCAAGCCGGATAAACCCCGTTCTTAAAATAACAGTCTCTGTCTTTTTGATTTTGCTAATTTTTCTTGTTTCCAACAATTGGTTTTATAAGCACATAAATTCTTCCAAGGCATTCGGATTATCCGTGCCTAATGGACTGGAGCGGGCGGTGACATTTGTGAAAGATAATGGAATAGAGGGGCCGATGTTTAATAACTTTGATATCGGCGGATATTTGATAGGAAATCTTTATCCCGATGAAAAAGTTTTTGTTGACAACAGGCCGGAGGCATATTCGGTAAAATTTTTCAGCGAAATTTACAAGCCGATGCAGGAAGATGAAAAAAAATGGGAGGAATTTTCTGACAAGTATAATATTAATTTTATTTTTTTCGGTCATGCCGATGCCACACCATGGGGACAGGATTTTTTGGAAAGTATTGTCAAAAATCCCGACTGGAAGACCGCCTATATAAATGAAGACGTAATTATTATAGTTAAAAATAATATCAAAAACGGAGATATTATTTCAAAATTTTTGATTACAAATATAAACGCCGCAAACAAAATTACAGACCATATTAGGGACTCCAACAAAAACAGAATTGATTTGAACGTTGATTTGTCCCGATTTTTGTATAATATTAAATGGCTGGAACCGGTGGTTTACTTTGCCGATGAAGCGATAAAGATTGATTCCGATAATCCGTACCCGTATCTTCACAAAGGATTGGCTTATGCTTCCTACGCGGATAAAGAACTACAAAAATTAGCGGCTGAAAACATAAAAAAGGCGATCGACTTGGGTCTAAAAGACAGCCGCTATTACTTCATTTTAGGCGGTGTTTATATGAATTTGGGAAAATTTGACGAGGCCAGATTTATGTTTAGAGAAGCTCTAAAAAGAGATAAAGGCAACATACAGGCCCGAGAATTTCTATCCAAATATTTTAATGAATAAATTTGCGTTAAAAAAGGATATTTGGCTTCCGATTGCCGTTTTAATGATTGCCGCGGGTTTTGTTTATTTCTTTAATCTCAACAATAAGCTTTTTTGGGATGACTCTGACTGGATAATCAATAATATATTTGTCCATGAGTTTTCGTGGACAAATATTAAGTTTTGGTTTACCCATGATGTTTTGGCCGGTGTCGGACTTCAGAGCAACTACTATCGCCCCTTTCTGTTTCTAACATTTGCCCTTAATTATATTGTAGCCGGAGCCCAACCGCTATTTTGGCATCTGACAAGCAATTTCATCCATATTGCCAACGCGATTCTTGTTTTTTTTCTGCTGCGCGGATTGGAATTAGGCATTTCCAAAAGCCAGAAAACGGCTGTCGCTTTTTTGACGGCTCTTATTTTCAGCATTCATCCTCTCCAGACGGAAGCCGTGACGTATATCTCCGGCCGAGGCGACTTACTTGTCGTATTTTTTATGCTCCTTTCTCTTTTATTCTTCGATAAGGCCGGGACAAAATATTTATTTTTATCATTATTGTCTTTGATCCTGGCCCTCTTGAGCCGGGAAACAGCAATTATCTTTCCATTATTAGCTCTTGTCTATTATGTTTCTTTTAGATCGGAGGGGAGATTTATAAGGTCTATAAAGCAAGGCCTGATAAAATTATGGCCGTATTTTGCGGTTGTATTTATATACGGAATTTTGCGTCTGACAGTATTGAATTTCCAAAATACGCTGAATTTCTATTCCGCCCCTAACGCATATTCGGAAAATCTGCTCTACAGAATTTTCACTTTCATGCATGTCTTGGTTGATTATTTCAAACTTCTTCTTGTTCCGATAGGACTGCATATGGAAAGAAGCATGACCGTTAACACCTCCTTATTCCAATGGCCTGTCTGGCTGGGAGCGGGGATAACGGCAGGTATTCTCGGCATAGGATATTTTTTTTACAAGAAAAACATTACTTATTTTCGTATCTGGCTGTTTGGCTGGGGGGTATTTTTTATCGGTCTTGGTCCGGTTTCCGGAATTACCCCGATTAACGCATTGATATATGAACACTGGCTGTATCTACCGATGATTGGGTTCTGGTTTATTGTTTCATTTTATCTGATTCAGATATTTGATAATAGGAATGCACTGTTATTAAAAATTCAGGGCCGGACTTTACTGGTAATTGCGCTGGCAGTTTATTTATTATTCTTTTCTTTCCAGTCTGTTAAAAGAAATATTTTATGGGGGAAACCTGTTGATTTTTACAAAGACATTTTGAGATACGAGCCGTCCAGTAC